>Ga0156632_103_pt1 | contig 16807 bp, 18 predicted proteins | sample RifOxyC3_FD_110706 | JGI IMG/M metagenome (GOLD analysis project Ga0156632, IMG submission 110706) | Candidatus Moranbacteria bacterium RIFOXYC12_FULL_36_13
ATTGTATTGGGTCTTAATAATTAACCCAATATTTTAGCAGGTATGACATTTTAATAAAACGCTACTATGACATTACTACTTATTTATGACAGGATGGATTATGCTTTCTACCTGCCTCTTCGGCAGGCATGCTTTTTTGGCACCGGATCATATCCGCCGTCGTTCCAAGGGTGGCATCGGATAATTCTTTTGATACCAAGAAAGCCACCCTTGGCAACTCCGAAGCGATCAATCGCTTCATAGGTATATTGACTGCAGGAAGGATGAAAACGACAATAGCGCTCGGAAGTGACGCGAGATAGCCAACTGTGATCAAACGAGAGTGTTTTTTGGTAAAGCCGGATTAATAGGAGAATTGTTTTTTTTATAAATTTTGAAGCCACCCAGTGGCTCAAGCTTGAGCCACTGGGTGGCTTTACGCGTTAAGTTTTTGTCAATTGTTATTTTTACTGCTATAATAATAACATAAAAAATTATAAAAATAAAAGTTATGCAAACAATCAAACACAACGATTTAACTTGGCATTATTTCAAAGAACCGAGCGCGGATGATATTTTGTCGATTCAAAAAAAATATAATCTTCATCCTTTGATTATTGAAGAATTTTCCACGCCGACGCTCCGACCGAAAGCGACTCAATATGACAATTCTCTTTTTCTTTCCATCCACATCCCACTTTATGATACGGAAAACAAAACTACTTATCCGGCGGAAATCGACATCGTTATTTGCGAAAATACCCTAATCACTTCACACGACCGCGATATTTTTCAGCTGAATGATTTTTTCAATGAATTGAAAAATGATAAAGATAAAAAAGAAATTTATATGAACCAATCCCCCGGTGCTCTTCTTCGTTTCATCATTGAAATGCTTTTGGAAAGTTGCTTTCCAAAGTTGGATCATATTTCCAATAAATTGGATAATGTTGAAAATGAAATTTTTGCTGGTCACGAGAAAGAAATGGTTTTTGAAATTTCGCTGGTCAAAAGAGATATTTTGAATTTCCGGCGCACTATGAAACCACAACGGAGTGTTTTTGAATCTTTAGTGCAAAAAGATTTTAAATTAATTGAACCAGAATTAAAACCCTATTATCAAGATCTGATTGGAACCAATATCCGAATTTGGAACAATTTGGAATCAGCCAAAGAAACTATTGAATCATTGGAAGAAACCAATAATTCCCTACTTTCCAACAAACTTGATCTTACGATGAAAGTGCTTACGATTTTTTCCGCCGTAATGCTTCCAATGACTGTTTATTCCAATATTTTGGCAATGAGCGCTGACATTCCTTTTGGAAAAAATCCAAGTGCTTTCTGGATTCATTTGACAATTATGTTTTTGCTTTCAGGAATTACGATTTCGATTTTCAAGATAAAAAAATGGCTATAGTTTACGAACTACGAAATTAATACGAAAATACTAAAATACGAAAAGTTTTTCAAGTGTTTCGTATTTCGCTAATTTCGCCCGCCTCGCGTCGACGAGTAATCGTCTTTGCGAGTCGAGGCGGGTAGTTCGTAAATGAAAAAAATGCTGAAACTTTATAATACTCTCACAAAAACTAAAGAAGAATTTAAACCGATTTACACAGGAAAAGTCGGGATGTATGTTTGTGGCCCGACGGTTTATGATCATTGCCACATCGGGCACGCGCGCGGTTATGTTTCAATGGATGTTTTTCGAAAATATTTGGAATATTTAGGCTATGAAGTTAGATTTATTATGAATTATACAGATGTTGGGCATCTTGTGAATGACGCCGAAATAGGCGAAGATAAAATTGAAAAAAAAGCTAAGGCGGAAAAAATTGATCCAATGGAAATTGTTGAAAATTATATCAATTCTGCCAAAGAAGATTTCAAATCTCTAAATATCAAACCAGCTAACTTTAATCCTCGACCAACGCAATATATTGCACAAATAATTAAATTTATCGAAGGCTTAATTGAAAAAGAATATGCCTATGAATCCAACGGATCAGTGTATTTTTCTGTAGCCAAATTTCCGCAATACGGAAAACTTTCCGGCAGAAAAACCGAAGAACTAATTGAAGGATCGCGTATAGAAAATAATCCTGAAAAGAAAAACCAGCTAGATTTCGCTCTTTGGATAAAGTCAGATGAAAATCATATCTTAAAATGGAAAAGTCCTTGGAGTTTAGGTTATCCTGGTTGGCATATTGAATGTTCTGTAATGTCAGCGGATCTTCTTGGTCAAGATACTTTCGACATCCATGGTGGAGGAAACGAAAATGTTTTTCCGCACAATGAAAATGAAGTTGCTCAAAGTGAGGCATATTTAGGCAAAAAAATGGCCAATTATTGGACGCTTTGGAATATGGTCAATATTAACGGAGAAAAAATGTCTAAATCGAAAGGCAATCATACTTCTGTAAAAGATATATTAAAAGAATATGATCCAATGGTAATTCGTCTTTGGATTCTAAGTTCGCAATATAGAAGTGTTATTAACTATACGCCTAGCGTTCTTGTTCAGGCCAAGGTTAATTTGGAAAAAATTACGGACTGGGTTAGAAATTTAAAAAATGTTTCTGGTGATTCCAAAGGTTCAACCTTTGGCGTGCCAAAGGTTGAACCTTTGGAAAACTCGGAGAAGATAGATTTTTCGCATATCTATCAGAAACGCTTTGAAGAAGCAATGAATGATGACCTCAACACTCCCCTCGCTCTTTCAATTGTATATGAACTTATCACTGAAACGAATAAATTGATGACGGAAAATAAATTAAGCGCAGATTCAGCCAAAAATATTTTGAGTTTTTGGGAAAAAATTAATAAGGTTTTCGGATTGATTATAAAAGAAGAAAAAGAAAATATTCCTGAAGAAATTGTGAAGCTGGCCGAGGAAAGAAAATTAGCGCGAGAAAATAAAGACTTTCAAAAATCAGATGAATTGCGTAAAAAAATTGAAGAAGTAGGATATATTATTGAGGATTTGAAAGATAATAATTATTTAATCAAGATTTAAAATCATGACTGACGAATGCACAAAAAAATGTCTGATCAAGGATATCGAAAAAAATACTTGCGCTTGCGATGTTCCCAAATCGGCTGAACAAAAAGTGGAAGATTTAAAAAAATCAATTCAAGCTTTAGGCTATAAAATAGAAGAAACTCCGGAGGGAGATATAAAAATATCAGAGTAGAAAATAGTTATTTGGAAATTAGAAAATAGTTCAGGAAATTAGAAGATAGAAAGAAGAAATTATCCACTTACAAATTTCTTTTTTCTTGAACTAATTTCTTTTTTCTTTTTAACTAATTTAATTTTATGAATAATTTTTGGTTAAAATTAAAAAAACCAATTTTAGCTCTGGCACCGATGGCGGGCATAACGGACAGCGCTTTTCGGGAAATTTGTCGACGAAATGGAGCAGATGTGGTTTACAGCGAAATGGCAAGTGTTTCGGCTCTTTTTTATAAACCACAGAAAACTTTAGAGTTAGTAGCTTTTAATAAAAAAGAACGACCATATGTCGTGCAACTTTTTGGTAAAGATCCAGCGCATTTTGCCAAAGCAACTAGAATTATTTCGCAAATAATAAAACCGGACGGCATTGATATTAATTTTGGCTGTCCCGCGAAAAAAGTTTTTGGTCATGGTTCGGGTTGTGCGCTTATGATACAAAAAGAGCTGGCGCGTGAAATAATTTCGGCCGTTTGTGAAAATACCAAGTTGCCGGTATCTATAAAAATTCGTGCAGGCGTAGAAGGTAGAGACGCGATTAATCGCGTCTCTACAGCAATTGATTTTATAAAAAATACCGCCGATCTCCCCTACTCGACCATTATGATTCACGGACGAACTTATGAGGGCGGATTTTCTGGACCAGTAGATTTTTCCATTTGTGAAAAAATCAAAAAAATGTTTACACAAAAAATTGTTTTAGCGAACGGTGGAATAAATTCTGCCGAAGAAGGCGTAAAAGTTTTGCAAAACTATCCTCTTTTGGATGGTCTAGGAATTGCCCGAGGCGCTTGGGGTAGACCGTGGATATTTGAGGAAATAAAAAGTTTATTATGTCATCCTGAACTTGTTTCAGAATCTCAAAAAAAATACAAGATGCCGAAACAAGTTCGGCATGACAATTTTAGTTTTTCCAAGATTAAAAAGATAATGCTTCTTCACGCTAAACTAATTCACAAAAACAAAGGCGCGCGCGGACTTTTTGAAATCCGAAAGCACATGAGTTGGTATGTCAAAGGCTTCCCAGGAGCTTCAGAACTGCGAAGAAAATTAGTTTTGGCGGAAAGTTTGGAAGAGATAAAAGAAATACTAAATCAGAACACCACTGATTATCACTGATTTTACTGATTACACTGAAAAGAATACTTCCATTCAACCATATAAGGTAGTGTTAATAAAAACAGGAGCGTGGCCTAATATGGTTCTAGGCGACGCTCCTGGCTGAAATTGTTATTTCTTGGCTCCTTCATTTTCAAGGTGATAAATGTGAAGAATCGCGTCGGTCACTTTTTGATAAACCTCTGCCGTCACTTGTCTTTCTGAAATGTTGTTTTTTGTGAGTTTAAAGAAAAGTTCTCGCAGTGTCTCATCAATCGTGAAACTGTTAATGAATTCTTCAGTTTTTGTCATAGGAGTTATTCCTATGCCTGTTCCGCCACCCATAATTTACCTCCTTATCTAATAGGTTGTTGGGTTTTTAAATTTAAAAAGGGGGACTTTTTCTTTGTGTATAATCATTGCATAAACTGGGTAAAAAAGCAAGTTGATTTTTGTGGGTTAGTTGCTATAATGTATAAACCAGATTTTTATTTATTTGGTCATTGCGAGGGAGCGTAGCGACCGCGGCAATCTCGAGATTGCTTCGCTTCGCTCGCAATGACAGATAATTTATGGCGAAAAATATTTCTACAAACAACGACCTAAAACTCCCACCACAAAACATCGAAGCTGAAAGATCAGTTTTGGGTGCTTTGATGTTGGATAAAGATGCGATTATCAAAGTGGCTAATTTGGTGCGTCTCGGAGATTTTTATAAAGATGATCACAATCTGATTTATGAAGCGATGATTGAACTTTATGAAAAACGCGAACCGATTGATGTTTTGAGTTTGTCTAATCGTTTGGAAGAAAAAAAACAATTAGATAAAATCGGTGGCTCGAGTTATCTCACGGAACTCGTCAATTCTGTTCCGTCCAGTTCCAACATCACTCACTATGCTAAAGTTGTCCAAAAAAAATCCACTTTGCGAAAATTAATTATTACTGCCAGTGAAATTTTAGAATTGGGTTATCAAGAAGGAGAAGATGTGGAAAAAATTCTTGATATGGCAGAGCAAAAATTATTTCTTGTTTCACAAAAATATATCAAACAAGATTTTGTGCCAATCAAGTCAATTTTGGAAGCTGCTTTCAATCGTATCGATGAACTTCATAAAGGTGATCATAAATTGCGGGGCATTCCAACTGGATATCCTGATATGGATAATATTTTGGCTGGTTTTCAAAAATCTGATCTAATTATTTTAGCGGCTCGGCCATCCATTGGAAAAACAACCTTAGCTTTAGATTTCGCTCGACAAATTGCTGTGAAGGAAAAAGTTCCTGTCGGTATTTTTTCTTTAGAAATGGGCTCTGATCAGCTGATTGACAGAATGCTCTCCGCTCAATCTGGAGTAGATCTTTGGCGTCTTCGTACCGGCAGACTCAAAACTGGCGAAGGTGATGATGATTTTCAAAGAATTGGCGAAGCAATGGGAACACTTAGCGAGGCACCGATTTATATCGACGATGCTGGATCAGCTAATGTGATGGAGATGCGTACAATGGCGCGTCGTCTTCAATCGGAACATAATGTTGGATTGATTATAGTCGACTATTTGCAACTTATGGAAGGCAGAAATGGTGGTGGCGATAATCGCGTCAATGAAATTTCCGAAATTTCTCGCGCTCTAAAACAACTCGCGAGAGAATTAAATATTCCAATTGTCGCACTTTCTCAACTTTCTCGCGCCGTAGAATCCAGAAGTCCGCAAATTCCAAAACTTTCTGACCTTCGTGAATCAGGCTCAATCGAACAGGACGCCGATGTCGTTATGTTTTTGTATCGTGAGGATCGCGAAAAACCTGATACACCAAATAAAAATATCGTGGAGGTGCATATTGCTAAACACAGAAATGGACCAGTTGGAAAATTATCATTATATTTCAATGAAAATTCCACAACTTTTAAATCATTAGAGAGGGCGCACACAGAGTAAATAAAGAATACAAATTAAATACAGATTAAAGCAGATTAACACAAAAACACATATTTAATTTGTGCATCTGTGTAAAATTTGTAAAAATTTGTGTTGGATTTGTTTTTATATGTATCCTAAATCATTCAAAAAATTAATCGATTATTTTTCTTCTCTGCCATCGGTCGGTCCGAAAATGGCCGAGCGCTTGGTTTTGTATCTTTTTAAACAAGATAAAGAAATGTTGGCTGAATTTGGTAATTCTCTTTCAAATTTGAAAATAAATTTGCGTTATTGCGAAAAATGTTTTAATATCAGCGAAGGAAATTTATGCGAGATATGCTCGCAAAAATCTCGCAACCAAAAGAAAATTTGCGTGGTGGAAGAACCGCTCGACATAATTGCCATTGAACGAACGAAAAAATATGCCGGTCTGTATCATGTTTTGGGCGGAACGCTAGGTATCACAAAAAAAGATGAACCTAGTCAGCTCAAACTAAATGAGCTTGAAAAAAGAGTGGGAGAGGAAAAAGTAGAAGAAATAATTTTAGCCATGAATCCAACCACCGAAGGCGACGCAACAGCGCTTTATATCGCAAGAATGTTAAAAGATAGCGGTGTAAAAATAACCAAACTGGCACGCGGACTTTCGACAGGTGGAGATATTGAGTATGCTGATGAACTAACGCTGGGTTCAGCGATTTTAAATAGAAAGTAGTATTTTTAAAACTAAATATTTATTGAGGGAGGGACAAAAAATGAAAATGGAATTTGCAATTAGGTTTGTATTATTTATTTTTTTAAGTTTTCTTTTGATTCTAGTAACAAAAAAGAAACAAGGAGTTTCCAAGCTAATTGATAGAGTTTTTACATTTACCTTGCTGATAGGTTGTGTTTTGGTAGCATTTTTTATCGACATATCCACAGTGCATAATGTATTAGTTTTATTAGGTGCACTGTTCATTTTAATAGGATATGTAGGTAGAGAACAACTATTATAAAACTCACAAAAAAGGAGATTGGCGATGAGTGAAATAATTACTACTATATGTAACGGCTGTGGAAGGGAAAAGAAAAAGAATCCATGTGGACTGGGGGGATGTGCTTGGTTAAGGGTTCCGACGATAGGAGGGGTTGAAAACTATTGTCCGACTTGTAGAGTTAAATATGAGCAGGAAAATTTAGCGAAAATATTTGCATCGAAAAATGCATCGGGATAATTTTTTTCAAAATTTTTTCAACAAAAAAAGCGCCTGCATAACTGCAAGCGCTTTATTATTTTCTAAGTAATTTTATCCAATCTTTGTTATTTCCACTTCCGTCATAGTTTGGCGGTGTCCGAATTTCACTTTGTATCTTTTCTTGGCTTTGAATTTTATTCCTGTCACCTTTTTCCCTTTGGCGGTTTTGAGAATTTTTCCTTCAACGACAGCGCCAGAAATTGTCGGAGTGCCAATTTTAACATTTTTTTCATCGCCCGAAAAAAGCACTTCAGAAAAAATGATCTTACTCCCCTCCTCGCCTTCCAATTTTTCCACCTTGATTTTATCGCCAACTTTCACTTTATACTGTTTTCCTCCAGTTTTAATAATTGCCAACATAGCTGTTTTTATAAAATATTACCTCAATACTATATCGCACCAAAGCCAACTTGTCAACTCGCCGAACTGGACAAAAACCGCTTTAAATAGTATTATAGCCAATATGAAAGATTGGAAAAGAGAAGTATTTTTTTGGACGCTGGTAGTGTTATTTTTGATAACAGCGCCAGTTATCATCTTGAATGCCAAGGGTTATCGCTTCGATACAAATCGGGGTGTTTTTGTGCATAGTGGAACAATAACTTTCAAATCTAATCCGCAAACCGTTGATATAAAAATAAATAAGGAGCCTTTTGAAGCTAGGCGATTAAATATAATCAATAATTCCTATAGTCTTTCTGGTCTTATCCCCGGAGAATATAATCTTGAAATTTCAGCTCACGATTTTCGTCCTTGGAGCAAAAATGTCAGGGTTCACAGCGGAGTTGCTAGTGAATTTTGGAATATCCTTCTGGTCAGAAATAATTATGAAAAAACTGATTTTGACACAGCAGGAATTGAAAAGTTTTTCATTTCTCCGAAAAATAACTTACTAGCTTATACTGCGACCAAAGAAAATAATTTGCTAGTTAAAATTTTAAATTTGGAAAATAATGAGATTGAAAAAGAGCTTGATTTTCCGGAGTGGCAATTTTTGGAAGAACAAAAAAAAGAAAATATCGAATGGTCACCAAATAACGCTTTTCTGTCCATTCCGGTTAAAAGAAAAATTCAATCAGAAATTTCCAATAAAGAAATTCTCTTGGATGAATACGAATACAATTATTTTATTTATGATTTCAAAGCGGAAAATAAAATTAATTTAGCGGAAATTTCTGACAAAAAAAACATTCGCCATGTTAGATGGGATCCTAAAGAAAATAATCATTTGTTTTTTATGGACGGAAGCGATCTTTTTCGAATTAATATAAAAAATCCTCAAGAAATAGTGCGGATTTCGTCAGATGTTTCAAGCTATAATTTATCTGAAACTTATATTTATTATGCAAATGATTCTAGTTTGATATTCAAAAAAAGTTTGACAGGAGAAGACGCACCAATTCAAATTACCAGTGGTTTTCCTCAATCGCAAAATTCAAAAATTGCTACTATCGTTGCCTATGATGATTTGCGAATAGCCTTGATTTTAGAAAATAAAGATTTTTATCTTCGAAATTCCGGAGAACGCGGAGATTATTTTAGAAAATTAGGAGAGAATATTGAAGAGTCGCATTTTTCCAGCGACGGCAAAAAAATTCTTTTCTGGTCAAGCAATGAAATTTATGTTTATTTTTTGCGTGATCAATTATCTCAACCAGTTCGACAAGAAAATGAGATACAAAATATCACTCGCTATAGCGAACCGATAAGAAATGTGCAATGGTTTTCCGATTATGAACATATCATTTTTAATTCCGGAAAATTTATAAAAATAATTGAGATTGATCCGCGCGATCAACTAAATTGTATGGACTTGGTCAATACGCAAAATCAAAATCCTTTCGTTATTTACAATAATTTATTAGAAAAACTTTATTTTATAGACAATAAAAACGATACAAGCAGTTTGTATTCAATAAATTTTCCCGAAAAAAATATTATTTTCGGAGTAGAAGTGAATAATTAGAAACCTTATCTAGCTGTATAATTTTTCTTCAAGGAGGCTCAACCTCCCTCTTGGAGGTTGAGCCTCCAAGGGATTATCTATCGGATTTTATTTTTTTCCACCAAGCTTCATTTTTTTGGTACCAGTCAATTGTTTTTTTGATTCCACTTTCAAAATTATTTTTTGGCGCCCAGCCAAGTTCGCGCTGAATTTTTGACGAATCAATGGCATAGCGTCGATCATGACCTTTACGATCCGCTACAAATTCAATCATCTCTTCCCCTTTTCCTAAAAGTTCTAAAATTTTATAAGTAATTTCTTTGTTAGTTTTTTCGCAGTTTCCGCCAACACAATAAGTTTCTCCGATTTTTCCTTTTTGCAAAATTAAATCAATGGCTTCACAATGATCTTCGACAAAAAGCCAATCGCGTACATTCATTCCGTCACCATAAAGCGGAATTTTTTTATTTTCTATCAAGTTGGTTATAAAAAGTGGCATTAGTTTTTCTGGAAATTGAAACGGTCCATAGTTATTTGAACAATTGGAAATAGTTATGGGTAAGCCAAAAGTATGAAAATAAGCCCTCACTAAGTGGTCTGAAGACGCTTTTGAAGCGCTGTATGGGCTTCTGGGGTCATAGGGCGTGGTTTCATTGAAAAGTGTGTCATTTGGGCCTAGTGAGCCAAAAACCTCATCCGTGGAAATATGATGAAAACGGATATTGCCATTTTGACGGGCCGATTCCAAAAGATTAAAAGTTCCTAGCACATTAGTTTTGACAAATTCTTCCGGTCCTAAAATTGAACGGTCCACATGCGATTCAGCTGCAAAATGAATAATCGCGTCCGGTTTTTCCGTGGAAATTATTTCGTCGATTTTTTCTTTCTCACAAATATTTATTTTGATAAATTTATAATTTTCTTGGCCCGCCTCGACTCGCGGAGACCGCTCGTCGACGCGAGGCGGGTTTTCAATATCTTTTAAATTTTCCAAATTACCGGCATAAGTCAATGCGTCTAAATTGATAATTGAATCTTCGGGATATTTCTTAATCCAATAATGAATAAAATTTGAGCCGATAAAACCAGCGCCACCAGTGATTAATAGTTTCATAATAAATTTATGTCATCGCGAGCGTAGCGTGGCGATCTCATTCAATAATTTAGAGATTGCCACGTCGCTTCGCTCCTCGCAATGACAAGCATTAAAACGGATTATCTAAATTTTTTAGCGTTGGCCATTTGGTGTCGCGCTCGGAAAGGATCGGATTTTCCAGTGGCCAATTTATTTTCAAATCCGGATCATTCCAAGCAATTCCTCCTTCAGAATTCGGTTCATAGAAATTGTCCGCTTTATATAAAACCTCCGTGTTATCTTCTAGTGTCATGAGTCCATGGGCAAAACCTTTTGGGACAAAAAGCATTTGAAAATTTTCCGCACTCAATTCAAAAGTTTCCCACTTACCAAAAGTTTCACTACCGCGCCGAAGATCAATAATTACATCCAAAATTTTGCCACTTACAACTCGGATAAGCTTAGCTTGGGCATAAGGCGGAGCTTGAAAATGCATTCCGCGCAATGTCCCCTTTTTTTCGGATCGCGAATGATTATCCTGCACGAATTCATTTTTTATTCCCGCTTCCTCAAATTTTTTCTTGGAATAAGATTCCAAAAAAAATCCCCGATGATCGCCAAAAACTTGGGGCTTGATTATGTACGCGTCTTTCAATGTGGTTTTGATAAATTCCATAGTTTTACCCGCCTCGCGTCGACAAGCGGTCTCCGCGAGTCGAGGCGGGCGAAATACGAAATTAACGAAATACGAAAAAATATCTTATTTTGACTAATTACTATTAACTATTTACTAATAACTAATCTTATTTTACCACACCCAAAAATTAAATAAAGCCCGGCTGGAGAATTCTCCGGCGCGGGCTTTTGATTGGTTTTAAATTTTTCAGTCCGGTTCTTCTTTCCAAGCCTGAATCTCTTCTTCGCAACAATTCAGGTCGGAAAGTCTTCGCTCAAAGATTTCTTTTGACTCTAAAAAATCTCGAAGAGTTTCTTGACTTACAAAAAAATCATCCTCGAAAGCTCCAAGATGTAAGCGTTCTTCAATTTTTTCGCAAATCTCACTCATCCTAACGATGAGTTTATCTTCGGTCAAATAAATTCTTTTGCAAAAAAGATTTATCCCATTCAGTAAAGTTAGCGACCCCCCACCGCCAGCTTTTAATTCCCCGAATTGAATGAGATAATCAGGGTAATCATGAAGAGCACTTTTCAATTTGTCGCTAATTACCCCAATAAAAAATTTCACGACTTTTTCTTTTTTTTCATTTAACTCCTCGGTCATTTTTTCGGCTTTTTGCTTGAATTCGTTCTTGACTTTTTTTAATTCCCTATTTAGGGTAATTATCCAAAAAATCAAGAACGTTATTACGCATAGTAGTAGCCATTCCATGATCATAAGTCACCTTCCTTTTCCAAATTGTTAAGTTGCATAAAATAACTTATTTTCCTTCCGACAGCTTCCATTCGTTTTTCAATTTTACATCATAACTTTTCTTTTCGCCATTTTTTGAAATTACGGTAATTTTTCCTGGGAGTTCTGAAATTCCGGATTGTTTTTGGATGAGAAGATCGTAATTTTCTATGTCTAAATTTTTTAGAGTATAATTAAATTCGACAGTTTTAGTGGAATTAAGTGGCACTGTAAAAAGCGTACCAAAATATTTTTTTCCAAATTCCGTGCCAAATTTAACATTTCCGAAGTCAGCAGAATTTGTGAGCCAAGCATTTTCTGGGGCATAAACTCGCAAATAAGTTTGATAATTATTAGTCATCCAATCTTTGACTTTGCCGTTATGAATATAAGTAATTTTGAGATTAGCTTTCGGAATTTCACCGGAAAAATCAACGACATAATCAAAAGAACGCAAAATATAATAATCGCTTTTGTATGATGCCAAATTAGCGTCCACCAGCATCAGATAATCCCCTTTCCAAGAAGATTTCACTTCTCCTGCCCAGCCGGATTTTTGCGCTTGTTGTTCTAAAATAGAATCTTTGAAATATAGCTGGATATTTTTTTTATTCAAATCTTCTAAACTTATTTTTGCCAAATCAAATCGCTGTGAATTGTTCAAAGCTAAAACCTTTTCCATTATCGCCTCCGCCAATTCATTCATAATTGTTTTTCGTTCTCCCTTTTCAATTCCTTGTTGAGCATAACCTTTTTCCACTTGATATTCCAAGCTTAAAAAAGCGTTTTCACTGGTAAATGTTCCGGGGTAATCCGGCAAGGTAACTGGTCCCGTAACTTTCAAAAAAGAATTTAACACATCAGTGTTGATAGCTACAATACCATCAAAATTTTCTTGGCCATCTCCTAAATGATAAAAATATTCCGCTTTCTTGGCATTTTCCAAAAAATCAGGAGACCAATTGGAATCACGCAGTTTCCATGAATCAATTCGAAGAGTTTCTTTCATTGGATAAGGCGGTTCAATTGTGGATGGAATTCTTCCATCAAAATTAGATAAGTCATGAGTTTGCAACTCTTCTACTTTTCCATCTTTAATTTTCAATATTCCAAAAGATCCAATAAATCCTCCCCCTGGACGAAGCTCCATATTATTTTGAAAAAGAATCAAAAAAGTTTTTTCTTGATTATCTTTTTTCAAAAGGTATTCGGCAAAATAAGCGATGGATTGATATTCAGCTTTTTGGGAAAGTTCCAGTGGAAGAAAATCAATCGCTTGGGAAATTATTTTCCCCGGTTGTTTTCTCATTTCCAGAAAAAAATAAAAACTGGTTAAAAATATAACCGCTACTGACCAGAAGATAATCCAAAATTTTAGAGAGTAAGTTTTTGCCATAATTTTTTGTCATTCCGAACTCGTTTCGGAATCTTTTATGGATCCTGAAACCCGTCTGCCGGCGAGGCACGGCAAGTTCAGGATGACATAGTTATATTTTATTATAATTTCCCGCTCAAAAGTTTATTTAATCTTTCTTTCACCTCTTCCGGCGTAGCTTCGTGAGAAAGTGGAGGATTTTTTTCTTCAATTTCATCCACTTTGGAAATTTCAAAAATATTATTTTCAGCAATTGGCAAATTTACCGGTGCCGTTGCTTTTTTATTAAAAGTAGGTATGGTATTTTCTTTCGTAAAAATTATTTTTCTCTCTATACTATCCTGTTTTACTGTTACATTTTTCTGTTCTTCTTTATATACCCAAGGCAAAATTCTTGTCGACTTTTTTTGCAAAGTTTCTTTTTCCAATGACTGCAAAAAATAATTCAAAATAAACGCCAAGACAAATCCAGCAAAAATACTTTCTAAAATTAGATAGAAATATGAACCAGAAAAAGAATTTTGTGTTACTGCGGGACTAATTATCCTAATAGCTAAATCATTTTCTATATCATAATAAGCGCCGATAGAACCAATAAGGCTTTTGACTGTTTGGGTACTCAAAACTTGAGCCGTGTAAGCATCTTGATTTATCGCTGTAATTTCCAATCCCGAACTTTTTCCAATTCTTTCCATTTTGACAATTTCCCTCCAATATTTTTCCTTTTTATAATTCGGCAGTTCCAAAATCAATTCCTCCTGCGCATCTTCATTGTCCGCCAAAACTTTTTCATAAAAAGGAAGTGACTGTGAAATCAATTTCAAATTTTCCAAAATTTGGTCAGCGTTTCGAATCGCTTTTTCACTTTTGAAAATTACCAAAATTTCCGTTTTAGCTTGGTAAGTCCGGTTGAAATTTATCAAAATTATAAAAATAATTCCGATAAAAATAACCAGCGTGATATAGAATTTTTTTAATTTAAATATTTCTAACATAATATTTTATGAACGCTTTATGTTTAAGATATCCCGATAAACAATTTCGATTTGACTAGCAATTTTATCCCAACTGAATTTGTTCCAAGCGTGATTCATGGCTTTTTCTCCCATTTTTTTAACCAAAGCTGGATTATTGATTAAATAAACTAATTTTTTTTCTAAATCATGCGCGTCGCCAGAACGAAAAGATACACTGTTTTCATCGTTAAGCGCTTGCATATTTTCTTTGATGTCACTAGAAAGAATAGCTTTGCCATAACCCATCGCTTCTAAAAGCGCAATTGACAATCCTTCTGATTCGGAAGGCTGGACAAAACAATAGCTATGCGAAAAAAGTTGATTGAGCGCTTCGCCGGTTTGTGTTCCCGTAAAAATAATATTTTCCCGACCACGCGCCAAATCTTTCAATTCTTTCACATATTCGTCCGAATAAAAGCCGTCGCCAACAATCACTAACTTTTTTTCGCGCGTCAAATGCATATCTTCCAAATTTTTGAAAGCCGAAATGAGATAATGAATACCTTTGTGTTTGATTAGTCGGCCAACGGATAGAATATAGCTACCTTTTTGCAAATTCCATTTGGCTAGATATTGATTTTCCTCCGTCGGAAAAACATTCATCCCGTTGGGAATAACCACGGCGCGTTTTTTAAATTTATCAAAAATATAACCACCTAAAATTTCTGAAACGGCAATAGTTTTATCCGGCACAAAAACCGTAATCATTTCTCCAACTCGCAAACAAGCGCGTGCAAACCAGTTCCATTTCTGATGGAAATAATCTTGGCAATGATAAGTAGCAATGATAGCAGTTTTTCTTTTGAAAATTTTTGCAATCATAGAAAGCGAACTTGGTCCAATCGCTTGATAATGAAGCACATCATAATTTTGAAACAAAGAATGAATTGTAGCAAAAAAAGTATGGCTAATAGCATCCAAATGTTTGGTTGGAATGCTAGGCAGATGAATCAATTTTATCCCACGATATTCGAAAAGATCATGAGGCGTATAATTATTTCGCACATAGACAAAAACATCATTGCCTTTTTTGACAAGTCTCGCGGCGACTTCTTCCACATGCTTTTCCACTCCGCCGGATTTAGCTGGTATTCCTTTTTGACCGATAAAGGCAATTTTCATAACTTTAACTTCGATAAATTATTTTATATAAATCACATTGGAAATATTACCAGAGCGATTTTCCCAAAGTTCAGATTGATCACTGACGGTAAAAGTTTTATTCCAATCTGCATGGCCTGCTCTTTGCAATCTGGCAATGCCAAAAAGTCCATTTTTAACAATTTTAGTTTTAGCAATATCAATTCTACCTGCAATACCGAACGAAGCTGTTTCAATTCCTTCTCGCTTATTTTCTCGAATGTCATTTCGTCTAGTCCAAATTTCAGACCCGTCTAAAACCAATTTCATTCCACTTCCGCCATTTTCTCGAATAGAATTTTCCCCTATCCAACCCTTAGTTCCCCGCGCCAAATCAATGCCATCTTTTTTATTTCCAGATATTTCACTTTCGGTTATGAAAATTCTTCTTGGACCAGTGCTATAAATTCCCGTCCAATCATTATCTTTTATTTGAGTTTCTGAAATAGAAACTTGATCAGAGCTACTTGTATCTCCGCCTTCAATTCCAATTCCATCATCATGATTATCTTTTATAATACAATCAACAATGCTAACTTTGGCATCTTTTTCTACCCAAATACCTCGTTTACCATCTTTAATAGTAAAACCATTAATGGTAGAATTATTTTTCATTGAAACAGCGGCTTGTTTTTCTTTTTCTGCGTTAATTATAGTTTTTTCTTTATCTTCTCCAAAAAGCTTTATTCCATCTTCAAGAGAAATATTTTCTTTGTATTCACCTTTAGCCACATGGATTTCGGCCTTATCTTTAGCATGATCTATCGCCTCGCTAATCGAATCATATGGATGAGAAGATGATCCATCTTGTTCGTCACCCGCCTTTATATCAACATAGAGCTCGCTTTTTCGACTGGAAAAAACAAACATCGGCAAAGTAATAATTGAAAACGCCAAAAAGCAAAAAATAGCCAATTTAAGCTTCTTATCCCCCTTAATTTGATAGTTAGATGTAAACATTTTTTTATAAATTATGATTAATTATTAACAATAGACAGTAGCATTTTAATTGAATTTTGTCAAATATTTTTTTGACTACCTGCACAAAAGCGGTGTCTTTATTCCGGAGAAGGATTATCTTTATATTTTTAATTTTTATCAATTTCTCAATAAGACTTAAGTAATTTGCGGGAAGCCATCTTTTCGTTTCCCATCTGGCCTCTTGATTTATAACTATAAATTTTGCTTTAGGGCTTATTCTGTTTTTTGCGAGGAAGTTTGAAGCGAACTTATAATTAGCTTTTTCAAGTTTAATCCCGATCTTCCCACCGGGTTTGAACCCGAGTTTTTCCGCAAGTTCAGCGTGATAATCAACTTCGTGCTTCTTATATTCCTGTTTCTCGACAACAGCGGTTTCATAAATAAATGTG